>OEOS01000001.1_pt1 | contig 42603 bp, 46 predicted proteins | sample 1539351 | NCBI WGS metagenome assembly OEOS01 (sample SAMN02393652, study PRJEB22366) | activated sludge metagenome | biome: wastewater | place: Canada: Ontario | reverse complement strand
TTTTCCGCTGCATAACCCTGCTTCGGGGTCATTATAGCGATTTTTTCGGTATATCCATCCTTTTTCGCACGATATACAGGATTTTGCCAAAGGGTTCGTGTAGACTTTCCTTGGTGTATCCAACGGCGTCAGCCGGGCAGGATAGGTGAAGTAGGCCCACCCGCGAGCGGGTGTTCCTTCTTCACTGTCCCTTATTCGCACCTGGCGGTGCTCAACGGGAATCCTGCTCTGCGAGGCTGGCCGGCTACCGCCGGCGTAACAGATGAGGGCAAGCGGATGGCTGATGAAACCAAGCCAACCAGGAAGGGCAGCCCACCTATCAAGGTGTACTGCCTTCCAGACGAACGAAGAGCGATTGAGGAAAAGGCGGCGGCGGCCGGCATGAGCCTGTCGGCCTACCTGCTGGCCGTCGGCCAGGGCTACAAAATCACGGGCGTCGTGGACTATGAGCACGTCCGCGAGCTGGCCCGCATCAATGGCGACCTGGGCCGCCTGGGCGGCCTGCTGAAACTCTGGCTCACCGACGACCCGCGCACGGCGCGGTTCGGTGATGCCACGATCCTCGCCCTGCTGGCGAAGATCGAAGAGAAGCAGGACGAGCTTGGCAAGGTCATGATGGGCGTGGTCCGCCCGAGGGCAGAGCCATGACTTTTTTAGCCGCTAAAACGGCCGGGGGGTGCGCGTGATTGCCAAGCACGTCCCCATGCGCTCCATCAAGAAGAGCGACTTCGCGGAGCTGGTGAAGTACATCACCGACGAGCAAGGCAAGACCGAGCGCCCAATACGCAAACCGCCTCTCCCCGCGCGTTGGCCGATTCATTAATGCAGCTGGCACGACAGGTTTCCCGACTGGAAAGCGGGCAGTGAGCGCAACGCAATTAATGTGAGTTAGCTCACTCATTAGGCACCCCAGGCTTTACACTTTATGCTTCCGGCTCGTATGTTGTGTGGAATTGTGAGCGGATAACAATTTCACACAGGAAACAGCTATGACCATGATTACGCCAAGCTTGGCTGCAGGTCGACGGATCCGCGCGGCACCGTCGTGCTGCCCGGCTTGACGTTGATGCGGTACGGACTTGCCTCGAGCACGTCGCCGGCGAGGAGCAGCAGCGCCGATGCGCCCTGCCGCAGATACGCCGGGCCGAGCACGAAGAGCAGCAGCGCCACGCCGATGGCCGAGCCGATGGCGATCGCATAGCGGCGCAGCGGCTGCGCCTCGAGGCGCCGGCCGCGCTCGATGGCGCCGCAGCGCTCGATCGCCTGTTCGACCAGGCGGCGGGCAAGGGCCGGAGAGTGCGACGACGATTCTTTTTCAGCCTCGAGGGCGCTCAGGATGGCGGTCTCGAGCGTGGGCTCGCACTCTTCGAGGTACAGGGCGACCTGTTCGTCGTTGACGCGCCGCCATTGGGGCAGCACGAAGAAGTAGCCGGCCAGCGCGCCGAGAATCATCACCATGGCGACGCGGAACGCGATGATCGATCCGGGGCTGAACTTGAGCGTCTCGAGTGCGTAGGCGGAGAGCAGCAGCGTCAGCAGGAATCCGCCGACCACGAAGGCCGCGCCGCGCATCGCCAGCTTCAAGCGCCAGCGCTTTCGGATGTCGCGGATGATGCTCGTCAGCTCCGACGTGGACACCTGTTCGTAAGGCATGCCGGTCTCCCCCTGAATTAACCCGATCGTAGCACCAAAGGGGCCGTGTCAAGGCCCGTCAGGCGGGAAATAAACGGTCGAAGTTACCTGTGAAAATTTGATGGCAGGCACGCTCGTCTACGCCCGCGGCGCCGAGCGCGCTTACCTGTGCGTCGTAGACCGCGCGGTTCCACCCGCGCGGAAAGAACGACGAGTCCGTGCCGAACAACAGGCGGTCGGCGCCGACGACATCCAGCGCCTGCCGGAAGACCGCAGGCAGCGTGAGCCCGTGGTGATACGCCATCCATCGATTCGTGCTCGACGTGTCGAGGTACACATTCGCGCTCAGGTCGGCCACGAGCAGCGCTTCGCGGAAGAGCCCGGCGCCGAAGTGCGGAACGATGAACGGCACGGCCGGATGGTCGGCTGCCAGCGCGTGGAGATCGAGCGGATTGCCATGGCGCACATCGAAGCGGCTCGGCAGTCCCAGCTTCTTTCGGACGCCGACCGATAACGCCCCGCAGTGCACGAAGACCGCGGTGCCGGCATGCGCGGCGGCCACCTGCACGGCTTCTTTCACGCGCGCGTCGTGCAGCGAATACCGCTGCATCGCGGGAAACAGGCAGATGGCGCGAAGGCCGAGCCGGCCGATGGCATGCTCGGCTCTCGCCAGAAAATCCGGAGCGGTGGGATCGAGCATGAAGAAGCCGACGAGGCGCGACGGATGCCGCGCGATCGCGCGGGCGACCGATTCCTCGTCGCCGGGAACACTGGCAATCAGCGTCGCGCGTCCGACGCCGGCGCGATCGAGCTCCTGCACCCACCGATCGGCGAGCGCCTCCGGCGTACCCGGCGCTTCCCACCCGAGCGCGACTACGATGTCTGCGGCTGATTGCGGCGCTGACGGCGAGCGCTGTCGCCCGAGCGTCTCGAAAAATTGCTCAGAGAAAAAATGAACGTGAGCGTCGTTAGGCACTTGCTGTCGGCGTGATGCGCGTGCCTTCGACAGGGCCTTTCATGCGGTTCGAGATGAAGGTTTCGAGTCCGAGCAGCACGATGCCCGCCATCAACAGGTACCACCAGAAATTCTGACGGCGCTCCTGGTCTTCGGGCGCGAGCGTTGCGGCATCTGCGGCGGCCGGGTTCACCGAGCCCGGACGGCCCGCGAGCGCGGCGCTGAGTTCCTGTGCGTCGAGCACGGTCAGGTCGGATTCGAGCGTGTCGAGATTCGCCGCCACGCTTACCGTGCCGGCCTGGTTCGAGCGGCCGTGGACTTCATAGAAGCCCGACTGCTCGAGCTGCACCGGTGTCGTCGTGCCCGATTGTTCGATGCGCTGTCCGCTTGGGGTCAACACCATCGCGCCGGTTCCACTCTGCATGCCGAGCCCGGACGCCCGAAGGAGATGTCCCGGGTCGATGACTTCGCCAATCGTCAGCCAGTTCGCGGCCTCTTCGTAGGTGGCGAGGTGCCGCACGACTTCGTGGAGGAACGGCAGGTACACCGGCTGCTTCGCAAGGTCGTTCCAGTAGTCGTCGAGCGTCGACGACCAGAGCATGACGTGGCCCGATCCGATTCGCCGTTCGGCCATCGCAATCGCGCCGTCATCGAAACGCGCGACGACGCGGTTGGCCGGACCGTGCTCGCCTTCCTTGTCGCCGGCCGGCTCGGGCTTCAGCGTCACGGCGCGATACCGGAAGAAACGCGCCGTCGACAGGTTGCCGCTGCGCGGCGCCTTGAAGATCTCCAGCACGGGGTGGCTCGTATCGAGCTCGGCTAGTGCGCCGCCGCGTCCCTGGCGATCGACGACGTTGGCCGGCACCGCGGGCAGCAGATCGTTTGAATCGGTGCCCCAGTTCGCGCGCTCGCCGAGCACGACGAGCACGCCGCCACCTTTCGACACGAAATTCTTCAGCACATCGCCCGAGCTGAGCGCCGCCACGTCGTTGAGAATCACGACGCGATGGCGATCGAGATCGGTGCTGGCCACCGATTCCCCCTGCCGCATGTCGACTTGAAACGCCGGCGTCGTTCCGATCGACAGCGCCCGTTGCAGATACAAGCTGGCGTCACGCGGCGCGCGCGGGGGCTCCACGATTAGGACCGGCACACGCTGCGCCGGGGACACGACAAAATGAAACGCGTTGTCCTGCTTCAGCGCATCGTCACCGATGCGCACCGTGCCGCGCGTGAACGCGCGTCCGAGCGTGAACGGCGGAAAGGTGACCGAGGCGGGCGCGCCGGGTTGGACCGAGATCGTCTGCGTTTCGGCCGTGCGTCCGTCCAGCTCGAGACGCACCTGCACGTTATTGACGGCCGCGGGGCCGCGGTTGACGACGCTGGCCGCCACCGTCACGCGCTCCTGTCCGGAGAAGAGCGATCGCTGGGGCAGAACCGTCGATACGGTGAGGTTGGACGTTTGCGCGTCGGTAATGGCGACGGGCTTGAACGTGGTGCCTTCGGGCAGCCGCAGATTTTCGTCGCGTACCCAACCGTTGCGCTGGAAGTCGCTGATCATCACCACTTCGCGCGTCTGCAGCGTCGAATCGGCGAGGACGCGCTGCGCGAGCTTCAGCGCGGGCGCGTATCGCGTGGCCTCGGCGCTGACCTTGGCCCCATCGATGGCGCTGATGACGCGCGAGAGGTCGGCAGTGGCGCGAACCTCGGCCTGCGCGTTGGTGCCAAACAGGATGAGCGTCGCGTGGTCGGTGGCCGTCAGCCCCTGCACGGCCTGGCGCGCGGCGGCCTGTGCCCGCGTCCACCTGTCGCCGTAGCCCATGCTGTACGAGCGATCGAGCAGGATGACGACTTCGCGCGGTCCCGATGCGCTCGACAGCGCCGAGATCGGCCGATCGAAGAACGGCCGCGCGAACGCGAGGACGATCAGCAGAATCGCGGCCAGCCGCATCGCGAGCAACGGCCAGTCCCGGATGCGCCGCCGGCGCACGGACTGATACGGAATCTTCTCGAGAAACATCAGCGACGGAAACTCGACGACCTGTTTCCGCTCGCGCTGCGTGAGATGGATCACGATTGGAATGGCGAGTGTCACGAGCGCGGCGAAGAAAAGAGGTGCGAGAAATGCCATCTATCTCACCCGGCTCAGGCGCTGGCGCGCGGAGAGGTACTTGAACAGCGCGTAGTCGAGCGGCGTCGCCGTGTTGACCAGCGTGTAATCGACACGGTTCTGCGAAAATTTCGACGTCAGCGTCGCGATGTGTTCCTGCACGAGCGACTTGTACTGGGCAGCCAGCGCCGTCGGCACGACCGGAATCTGCTCGCCGGTCTCCAGGTCCTGAAAGCTCGCCGCCTCGGTGAAGTTGAAATCGATCTCCGATGGATCCACCAGGACGGCATGCTGAAGGATCGCCGCACCTACGAGATCATGCGGCCCGAAGAGGTCGGCGTGCCGCAGGCGACGCTCGTCCTCGGGAAGCACTCCGGCCGCCACGCCGTGCAGCGCCGCTGCGAGCAGCTCGGCCTCACGCTCGAGCGCCACGAGGTCGAGAACGTCTACTGGGCCATCATGGCGATCGCGGACCGCGAGAAAGTCGTCAACGACCGCGACCTCGCCGACGTCGTCGCCAAGCTCCGCGGCCGCCGTCCGCCGGCCTCCTCGTCGCCTGGCACGGCCTCCGATTTCACGGCCACGCCGGCCGAAGTCGGATACGGACACGGCGTGTAGGGGCGATCCCGGATCCCTGATCCCGGATCAGTGCTGTCCAAATTAGCGGTGATCGCCATCGAGTGCGCCGCGTTTTCTTGGGACATTCCGGGCTTGTTGAGGACGGGCCATGATGACACCTCCGGGATGCTGTCCGAATTACGCCCACCCCAACGTGCCCTGGACAGGCTCAGGCACCGGCGGGGGCGCCGTAAACGGATCGTGGACCCACGTCCACAAATCGCGGTAGACAAACAGATTCATGCGCAACAGCGCGATCAAGTTCGAGAGCGACCAGCCGAAAGTGGCCTTCAGTTGCAGGTACTTCAGCAGCAGCAGCGCGATGAGGGCGGTCCACACCTGGATGTGCAGGGCGTTGCGCGAGGTGCCGACGAAGGTCTTGACGCGGAGGTTCTGTTTGAGCGCCTTGAAGAAGAGTTCAATCTGCCACCGGTCTTTGTAGATGCGGGCGATGGTGGTCGGCCCCCACTGCACCTGATTGGTCAGGAAGACCAGCGGATCGTCACGCTCGGGGACGTGGACGACCACCCGCCGCAAGGGCAGGTCGGCCGGGTACTTCTGGCGGCTGCGCGGCCCGTCCAAGGCAATCTCCTCGTCGGCCTGGACGCCGCCGCGCGTCGGCCTGGGCCGGGACGTCGTGACGTGGTACGCGGTGTTGGCCCGAAAGCGCGTGACGAAGACAACCCCCGTGCGGTGCAGCTGGGCCAACCAGGCGTAATCGATGTAGCCCATGTCAAACACCAGCACCGTGCCCGGGGAAAACGTCTGGTTTCGCGCCACCGTCATGTCGTGTCGCTTCCCCTCGGTGATCACCAGGACCGTCGGCAGGTAGCCGTCGTGGTCCAAGGTGAAATGCAACTTCACCGCGCCTTTGCGCCGGCGGAACGTCGCCCATGGAAACATCTCGGCGCACAGATCAATCACGGTGGTATCCAGGCTCAGCAGCTTGTGTTTGAACCGAAATTTCTTCGGGCCCGCCACGCCCCGGCAGCGCTCAAGGAGCTGATAAAACACGGCTTGGTACAGCTCCCAGGGCCGATGTGCGTTGGCATAGGCCAGCGACGACCGCTTCGGCACCTCGATTCCCAAATGCGCGAGCTTGCCTTCGCAACTCGCCAGGCCGCCACAGATCTCGCGCAACGAGTGGGCGCCGCCCAACTGGCAGAACAGCATCGCGACAAACTGCCCCCAGCAGGTAAATCCCCGCGCATGCCGCTCCGCCTTCGTCTCCCTCACCGCCTTCTGAAAGTCCACGCGCGGAAAGAGCTGGAGTAACTGATTGAAGATGCTGCAGAATCTGGGCATAGGGGTTGGGCTCCGTGGTGATGAGGTGAAGTCGGGAAACTCCACCGCCATCATACGCGGCGTGCTCAACCCCTTTCGTGTCTGTGCCCACGGCTAATTTGGACAAGAGTGATCCCGGATCTCGGATCCGCTGGGCGCCCAGATCGCCATCCCCATGGGCCGCTTCGGGGTCCCGTCGGACGTGTCGGGCTGCGTCGTCTTCCTCGCCTCGGGACTGTCGTCGTACGTGACCGGCACCACCGTCCACCCCGACGGTGGGACCTGGGCCGCATCGGGCTGGTTCAACTGGCCCGACGGCGGGTTCCTCCCGACGCCGCCCGCCGGTGTACTCGACCACCTTCGCGGCGAGGCCTGACCAGCCGGACGACTCAGTCGTCCTCGTCGTCGGGACCGGTCACGAAGTCGCCGTCGCGCAGGTGGGTGATGATCTCGTCGAGGGCCTCGACGAATCCGTTGTTGAACTCGCACGGTGTGGCGTCGTTGGTCAGTCGCGTGATCCACCCCTCGAGGAACTTGGCGATCGTGAGGTGGTTCCCGTAGAGCTCGGGGTGGAGGGCCAGCAGCTTCCGGGCGTGCCCCATGTCGTCGTGGTCGAGCTCGTCGGCGTCGAAGTCGAGGAGCGCCTCGTCCGAGCGGTCGATCAGCGCCCAATAGCTCTGGCGGCAGTCTCGCTGCTCGGCCACCTCGGGCGGCGCCGGCGGACTCGTCTCCAACAGTTCGTTCCTCGTGAGCAGCGTGGTCATGCGTCGGCCCCCATACCGTTCGATGTGCCGGGTTTGGTGTCACCAGGGTCTGGAGCGACAACTCGATTTTTCGCACGGTAACACAGCCCAGAGCGGAGTGACAGGGGCCCCCTGGTGGTCGGCCCGACCGTGATGAACCGCTCGACGCGCCCTGCGAAAATGGCCCCGTGTCCACCTACTTCGTCGTCAACGCCAGCATCACCGATCGACAACTGCTCGATGCCTACCGCGCCGCGGTCGGCGCATCCATGGAGGGCCATGATGTCAGCGTCCTCGTCAGCACCAACGATGCCGAGATCATCGAGGGCGAGCCGGCCGGTCAGCGCGTCGTGCTGCTGAGGTTCGCCGACAAGGACGCGTTCCACGCGTGGTACGACTCTCCCGCCTATCAATCCGTCATCGGCATGCGCACGGGCAGCACGGAAGGGTTCGCCGTGCTCGTCGACGGTCGCGACTGACGACGTCGGCTCGTCCGCCGGTGGCGTGTTGATCAGTCGCTGTCGGGCGTGCCGTCGTCGTCCATCCGCAATGGGCGCGGATGGCCCGCGGCCCACTCGTGAGCGGCGGGCGAGGCGACCCACCGCAAGGCGTTGGTGAGCAGGTGCCGGTACGGCGCCGCTCGGAACGTCGCGGCCGAGTCGCCTGGTTGCACGTACACGACCGGGCTCCGCTCGGCCACGTTGGCCCACGCGATCAGGTCGCTCGCCGGCGGATGGGTGGAGCAGTCCGGTGCGTCGTCCGGCCCGAACAGGACGTGCTCGTAGGTCGATGTGAACAGCCGGCCGTCCATGTCGGCATCGGTGCGCAGGAGGGGGACGACCTCGTGCTCGAACACCGGACAGCAGTACAGCTCGTCGGTCAGGACGAAGTCGTCGAGGCCGGCGCACACCGGATGGGCGGGGGCGACCACCTGCGCCGTGTAGGTCGCCACGCGCGTGCCCGACGACGGCCACTCCCGGCCATGGAGACGTCCCGGTGCGTAGTGGAACCGACCGCCGAGGGCGTCGGCCCAGCCCTCCCACGACGGCCACCCGGCCAGTGCGTGGTGGGTCACCACGAGGCCCTGCCCGCGCCCGAGCAGCCGATGGAGCGCCTCCTGTACGGCGCGGGGTGCCGGCTCGGCGAGCGGCGCCACGCCTCGTTGCAACCGCAGGCCGGGGATGTCGTGGACGAGCACGGCGTCCCACCCCCGAGATCGCTCCGGGACGAGCCATCGTTGGCCCGTGGGTTGGTGGACGTGCGCCCACCGCCAGCCCTCGGCCTCGCAGATGGCCGTCATCATGGCGAACAGCGCATCGAAGTCGACGCGGTGGCCACCAGTGACCACCAGGATGTCGCGTCCCACGTCGTCGAACGGCTGACTTGAGTCGATGTTCATAAAGTACAGTGCCTCACGGGGAGCAGCGCGAGGCGCGGCCCCCTCCCACCGCTCTCGAGGTCACGTGGAGTGCATCGCCAACTTCCTGTCGGCCGAAGAGCCGCCCGTCGCTTGGGCCGTTCGCCGCGAGGAGGAAGGCTGGGGGATCCTCGGGTGCGCCGACCACTTCTTCAGCCCCAACCGGTCCTACCCCCACGTCTGGGTCACGTTGGCGACGTTCGCCGCCGCCACGTCGCGCGTGCTGCTCACGACCTCGTTCGCCAACAACCTCTTCCGCACGCCCGTCGAGTTCGCCCAGGCGTCGCTGCAGATGCACGCCGTCTCCGGGGGCCGCTTCGAAGCCGGTCTGGGAGCAGGATGGGACCAGCAGGAGGCCGAAGCGGCCGGCATCGACTACCCATCGGCCGGCGGGCGCGCCGGGCGGTACGCCGAAGCGATCCAGATCGTGCGCCAGCTCCTGACTCACGGTTCGTGTTCGTTCCACGGCCAGCACTACGACGTCGAGGTGCCAGTGCTCGGACCCCGGCTCGACCGACCGCCCCGGCTCGTCGCCTCGCTGGGCGGAGATCGGACGATCCGCGAGATCGCCCCGCTGGTCGACCGCGTCGAGCTGAAGATGATCAGCTCGGCGACGCGCGGTGGGTCCCTGAACGTTCCTGCCCTGGCCCAGATCCCCCGATCGCACCTCGACGATCTCGTGGCCAAGGTCCGCGCCGTGAACCCGACCGTGCCGCTGGGCGTGTTCATCTTGTGCAGCGTGGGCGAGGACGACTGGACGCAGTCGCTGGAGAAGACGTTGGGCGACTCCTTCATCGGCGGGTTCTTCGGGTCGGCTCCGAAGGTCGCCAGCTCCTTGCACGACCTCGCCGAGGCGGGGATCTCCCGGGTCCAGCTCAGTCCGTTCACGGCGACGAGCTTCGAGCTCCTGGCCCCGCACCTGGCCGAGATCTGAACCCCATCGCGTCCGGGATCCCCCAGCGTCTGTCACCGTTGCTGCCGTCGATCGCGGATGCGATGACGCGAGCCGAGGGTCGAGGGTTCGACACGGAGGCCGGCGGGGAGTAAGTAGTGTCGTGTCCAGTAACCAGGACGCCGCTCGAGGTGCGCCGCGCTCGCCGGTGGCCCGAGTCCAGAGGAGGATCAGTGTCCGTTCCGATCAACATCCCGAAGCTCGGCGTCTCGATGACCGAGGGCACGATCATCGAATGGCTCGTCGCCGACGGCGACGAGGTGCAGGAGGGTGACGCCCTGTTCCTCATCGAGACGGACAAGGTGGAGAACGAGGTCGGGGCGACCGTCGCCGGCGTCGTGCGGATCACCGGGGAAGAGGGCGAGACGTATGCCGTCGGTGATTCGGTGGGTGAGATCGAGACGTGATCCGCCGGGCGTGTTCCGGCGACGGGTGACATGGACGAGCTGAACGGACGCGTTGCCGTCGTGACCGGTGCCGGCAGCGGGATCGGCGCCGCCATGGCCCGACGGTTCGCCGACGAGGGCATGCGCCTCGTGCTCTGTGACATCGAGCCCGCTCCGCTCGACGAGCTGGCGGGCCTGCTGTCCGATCGGGGGGTGGCGGTGGCAGCGGTGGGCGGCGACGTCTCACGCGTCGAGGACGTCGATCGGCTGGCCGACCTGGCCTTCGGACGGTTCGGCGCCGTGCACGTCCTGTGCAACAACGCCGGGGTCGTCAAGCGGGCCCGGGCGTGGGAGCTCACCCTCGACGACTGGCAGTGGGTGCTCGGGGTCGACCTGTGGAGCGTCATCTACTCCCTGCGGGCGTTCATCCCCCGCATGCGCGCCCAGCCCGACGGCGGACACGTCGTCAACACCGCCTCGATGAGCGGCCTGCTGGCGATCCCCAACCTGGCCGCCTACGGCGTCGCCAAGGCCGGCGTCGTGTCGTTGTCCGAGGCGCTGCAGTTGGACCTCGAGGCCGAGGGTTCCGACATCGGCGTGTCGGTGCTGTGCCCTGGCTTCATCGCCACCCGCATCACTGACAGTGAACGCAACCGGCCGGCGGATCTCGGCGCCACGGCGGCGACCTCCACGACACCCCGCACGACGTCGGGCGTGGCGTCGACGATGGAGGCCGACGACGTCGCCGCCCAGGTCGTCCACGCGATCCGGGCCAACCGGTTCTGGGTGCTCACCCACGGCGACTACCGCGAGGTGATCCAGGCCCGCGCCGCCGGCATCGGCGCCGACGGCCGGCCAGCCGTGCCACCGATCTGGTGACCTCGGTGATCGTTGTCGCGAACTGTTGACGCAGACGATCACTTCGTGATCGTCGGCGCGAACAGTTCGGGACGGCGATCAGCGCAGCGCGGTCAGGCGGGGGGTGCTCACTTCATGGCCCGGCAGGCGGCGACGATGCCGTCGGCGTTCGGGTAGAACACGGCGACCAGGCCCGGCGAGGCGGGCACCGACGAGTCGGGCGCGGTCAGGCGGCGCACCGGTCCGGCGAGCTGATCGTGGAGCTCCTCGTGGATCCGGCGTGGTGGATGTCCGAAAAGCTGGACGGCCGACGCCAGCTCATCCGTAAACAGGTCGACTCAATCACCGGGATCAACCGGCTCGGGCTGGCCGTGGCTTTGCCTCAGCCACTGGTCGATGACGCCGCCGCCTGCGCCGTGGACTTCATCCTCGACAGCGAAGCAATCGGTGACACCCTTCACGCCTTCGATGTCCTGCACATCGGTGATGAGGAAATCAGCGGTCTGCGCTACGGCGAGCGGTATCTGCGACTGGTGAACCTGCTGGCCTCGTTCCAGCATCGGACCATTCAGCTCGTGGAGACGGCCTTCCTGCCGAAGCACAAAGCTGAGCTGTTCGGTCAGCTCAAGAGCCGCAATGCCGAAGGCGTCGTCTTCCGGCACATTGACGCACCCTACGTCGCGGGGCGGCCAGCCTCGGGCGGCGCGAACTTGAAGCATAAGTTCTGCGAGACCGCCTCGTTCATCGTCGGGAAGGTCAATGCGAAGCGGAGCGTCTCGCTACTTCTCTTTGAGGGCGACAAGATCAAGGCCGCGGGCAACGTCACCATTCCTCCGAATCACGAAGTCCCGCAGACGGGCCAGGTCGTGGAGTGCCGCTTCTTATATGCCTTCAAGGAGAGCGGTTCGATCTATCAGCCGGTATTCCTCAATACCCGACCAGACATCCTGGCGGAAGAATGCACGACCGCGCAGTTGAAGTATCGCGCCGAGCCCAAGGAGGAAGCCGCGTGAGCACCAGGCTGATCAGCCGCAAGCAGGTGAAGGACTTCGCGCTCACGATGGCTGGCCAGCGTGCCCACAAGTTCACGCGGGTCGGCGCCGAGTTCTTCATCAAGGTCGAGGCGAACGTGAAGGAGTTCGTTCGCTCCTACGTTCGGTCGCTGCCCTCGAAAGGAAAGACCATCACATGAGCGGCCCGTTCCAGACCGAGATCCCACGCCCGATGCACCGCTACAAGAACCTCTCGCGCTGGCGCGTCATGCCTTCCGAGAAAGCCGTAGCCGAGGGTTACTACGACCGCGGCTTCGGAAACAAAGCCAAGGCGGTGGCCTACCAGAAACTGATCAAGACTCTCTTCCCGGAGGATCTCTGCGCACTCTGCGACACCGGGCGCTACTACGACATGTTCGGGCACATCTACGACACCAAAGAGTAGCCCGAACCCTCAGCTAACTAATCAAACCCGAAAGCGAAAACGGCCTGTCTGCCCTCACCGGCGGACGGGCCGTTTCGCTTTCCATCCCAAGAAAGGAAAATCCCACGAGCCCATTCGCTCTCCCCAACGCGAGATTCAAATCGCCCGATCGAGCCAAGCACGGGCGAACGCACACAATCGCTTTGCGGTTCGTGGGCGCTGGCCGGACCAGTTCTCAAAATCCCGGCATTTTTCCACCGGTTCGCTTCGTTTCCATCCTCGTAGAGCCCTCATTCGCGTGTTGACTTGGGGCGCGTTGCGGGTGTGTGTTTAGGTCACTCGCAAGCGCGCTGTCGTCGGTGCCGCCTTGGTGTGTCTTGGCCCATGGGAACGCGCTCTCACCCCCCCGCCGCACCCATGAACATCCACCACTCGTTTCACGCTGGTCTGATCGCCTTCGGCCTCGCCACATCCGCCTCAGCGATCACGCTGCCGGTCGCGCAGGATAGCGCCTCCAACACGAAGAACGCGCTGACCACGACCGCCGGCAAAGCCGCGTCGCTGGCCGTCAATTCGAAGGTGGAAGCTTATCTCAAGTTCGACGTTGGCGGCCTTCCCGACGCCGTCCTCGCGGACAATGTCGTCAGTGCGCGGGTGGTGCTTTACTTCAGCGCCGCGCGGACGCCAGCCGATCTCGAGGTTCACGTCGTCACGGATGTCTGGCAGGAGAATGTTGCCGGGCCGGAACCGGCGTTCGTCCCAGCGCCTGCAGCCATCATTTCCGCCGCGCAGGTGCTGGCGAAACGCTTCGTCGAGGTGGACGTGACGGACGCCGTGAAGCAGTGGCTCAATGGCGAGGTGGCGAATCACGGGCTCGCGATCGTCACCACGACGGGCAACGTGCTGCTCGGTGCGAAGGAAGGTTCGGGCAGCGGTTACCCGGCGCAGCTCGAGATTCTCACCAACCCCGCGCTCGGCGCGGCCGGGGTCTTCACTTTCCTCGGTGGAAATGTCGGCATTGGCACTGCTGCGCCGGGCTATGTCCTCGACGTGCGCACGGTCCCGAACAGCTTCGGTTTCGCGCACACGGATGGGACGCGGACGTTGGCCAGCTTCCTTTCCTCGACCAGTAACAACGCTTCGTTCGGAACCCAGTCGAACCATGCGCTGAGCTTGCTGACCAACAATGCAACCCGACTGACCATCGACACTTCGGGCAGGGTCGGCATCGGAACGGGCAGCCCGGCGCAAATGCTCGACGTGGCGGGCCGGATCCGCACCAGCGGCGAGTACGACGGCGTGATCGACTTCGATGCCGTCACGCGCGATCCGGCCGCGCCGAGCAAGTTCGCCGAGTTTGCGGACTCCGGCGACCACCTGCATCCCGGCGACGCGGGCTACAAGGCCATGGGAGACGCCATAGACCTCGCGTTGTTCCGGTAGCGGCCTCGAGTTCAACGCTCGCCGCGACCGGATACGGTGTTGTCCTGCAGGCGCAGGTGGCCGGCGCGCTCGTCGTCGGCCTCGAACTCGATCTCGCCGACACAATCGTTGTCGTACACGCGGATGTTGCCTGACTGCCGCGGGCCGATCTTGATGCACTTCTCGACGCGATCCGACTTCGCGTAGTTGCGCGCGATCGTGCCGGGGCCCGGGTTCAGGTACGCAATGTCGTAGCGCGTCATGCCATTGATGAAGTTGCCGAGAATGTCGACGTGGTATTGATTGGTGTTGCGGTCGTCGTTTATTTGAATGCCAACCGCATTGCGAGTCCGCGTGCCGAGAATGCCGTTACGTTCGATCGCGACTTTCGTGTCGATCTCTGAGGCAAGCCCATGGCCGACGATCGCATACGCCACATCCGAACCCGCCATGTCGAACGTGTTGTCGGTGATGTTGAGCTTCTGCTGCACGGTCGTGAACTCGACGCCGCTGACCGCCGCTTGAAAGTCGTTGCCGATGACGTTCACCACCGTCGCGAAGTCCAGGTTGATACCCGTAGCGAAACCGTAGAACTGGTTGAAGGTGACCTGCAGACCTTCTGCCGGCACGAGCGTGCCATCGGCGTAGGTATGAGCGCCGACCGTGAGCCCAACCTTGGGTCCGGCGCCGCCTGCTCCGGCGCCGTGAACGAACGTGCTGTAGGCGATCCTGCCGACGAGATTTTTGCCGAGCAGCTCGACAGCACGATCCACGTCCTGAAACCAACTGTTCATGATCGCGAAGTTGCGCAGCGTACGGCTGTGGAAGCCGACGTTGAAACGGCGCACGAGCACGCGATCGATCGTGAGGCCGTAGAGTTCATCGGTCTCGGAGTCGGTGCCGGGGGCGTTGATTGCGGTATTGCTTGCCGCACGCGCCCCCTCGATATCGAGATCGCGGATGACCGTGTTGCCGAATCCCGTAACGAAATCGAGCGTGATCGCGTCGCAACCCGTGGCCAGGAGCACCGTGGCCGTGGAGCCCTGTCCGACGATGCTGACGCCCGGAGCACCTAGTGTTACGCAGCCGTTCCAAACACCTTCGCTGAGCGGCACGCTACCGCCGGCGACTTCCGCCACATCAACGGCCATCTGCAACGCCGCCTGGTCGCTATTGGCCGACCCGTCTTCCGCGTTCGCGCCATAGCGGCGCGGATCGAGCGGCGGGTAACGCGCGGCAATGATGTCCGTCGCATCGACGCCGGCTGCGCTCTCATTTTGCGTGAGGGGATAGCCCGAGTCGGCTTCGCCGGCGCGCCGGTCAGACGGCGGGACGCCGCGATCGGCGCACGCCACGAGCAGCAACGCCATGGCGGCCGCGAAAACGAGCTCTGTTCGCGCGAGTACGGCCGTCACGTTGCGTTGGACGCTTCGACTCGTCGTCCCTTTTTGCATAACACCTTCCTACGATTTCCGACCGTAGCACTGTGACGTGTGCACGTGTCGAGAGAGTTTCCAGCGGGACGGAATAGACGCCGCCTTATTCCGTAAACCTCATTGTTTTTTCTAGCGAATTCGCACCTGGCATCTTTCGTGCTCTTTGCTGTGTAGGGCTGATTTTCAGCCAAGGAAGAAGACATGGATACGCGACATATTCTGGCCGGGTTGACGGTTGCGCTGATGGGATCAGCGGCGCAGGCGACGGTGATTTACAGCCTGGAAGGTAACGGCGTTTACAACACTCAGGTCGCAGGCGCGCACACGATCAATTTCAATGACGGCAGTTGCGGCGCGCAAGCGACGTGCTCCGTAGGTGGCTCGATCGTTGACGGCAGCGTCTCCGGTCAATACGCGTCGCCGCACGGCATTCTCGATTCCTACCTTACCGTGAGCCACAGCAGCGTGACCCTGTCGCTCGACGACACCTACGACTACTTCGGCCTGTACTGGGGATCGGTCGACACCTACAACCACCTCTCCTTCTATCTGGGTGAGGTGCTCGTTGATACGTTTGGTGGTGACCAGCTGTCGCCCCTGATGGCGGACGGCAATCAGACTTCCTGGGCCTCCAACCGGTTTGTAAACTTCTCGTTTACCGACGGTGACCGGTTCGATCGCGTAGTGGTCAACAGCACCGGTATCGCCTTCGAATCCGACAACCATGCATTCGCGAAAACGGTGTCCGTACCGGAACCCGGCACACTGGCGCTGCTCTCGCTGGGCCTGTTGGGCATCGGGTTTCGCCGCCGCGTGGCGAACTGATTTCGACCCTCCTCGGCCCTAACAGACACACGACGCGATCGGAGGCGCCAGCTCAAGCTGGCGCCTCCGTGTTGCTCACTGCGTTCCGCTACTGCCCAGCCTGTAGACTGCGGCAATGGACGCGCTTACCTGGTTCGGCTTCCTGTCCCTCGCAGGAATGCTCGTCTGTTACGCAATGGAGGATCGAAGCCACTGGTACATGCTCGGCTTCACCTTCGGCTGCGTGCTGGGTTCAATCTACGGTTTCTTGCAGGGTGCCTGGCCGTTCGGGGTCGTGGAAGCGATCTGGACGGTCGTGGCCTTCCGCCGCTGGCAAACCGCGCGAGCCCGAGGATTTGGTTCCGTTGGCCGCGCAGGGGAAAGCAATCGGCCGCCTTGAGCCCGTGATGGCTTGAAACATGCAGCAATCAGCGCCGTTAGCAAGCGCAAGAGAGGGAACTCACGATGAATGCGACGGACTATCTAGTGCATTTCTCGAACATTCTGCTGCTCGTCTCTTATTCCGTACGCGACATCCTCTGGTTGCGCTGGTTCGCGGTCGCCGCGGCGATTACGAACACGCCGTACTTCTTGCTTCAGGAAACCGTTCTCTGGCCGCCGGTCATTTGGGCATCCGTGTTCACTGCGATCAATTTGTATCAGATCGCCCGGATCTATCTTGAACGGCGGCCCGTGGTGCTCGCTCCCGACGAGCAGAAGCTCTATGACCTGGCCTTTCGCTCGCTTCGCCCGCGTGAGTTTCTGTCGCTGGCGCTGGCGGGCGATTGGAAGGACGCCGTGCCAGGCGAAAGACTGTTGACGGAGGGTGAGGCAGCTTCGCAAGTCTGCATCTCGGTCGCGGGGACCGTCGATGTCAGCAGACGGGGTCACCCCGTGGGAACGCTCGTGCCGGGCCAGCTCGTTGGCACCGCCCTTGTTCTGACGGGCACTCCCTCGCCCATCGAGGCCTCATTCACTGGCGTTGCGCGCTACATGGCTTGGCCCGTTCACAGCTTGCGCCAACTTCTGGACAAGAGACCGGAGCTCCGTATCGCCCTGCAACGACTCGCAAACCTCGACGTGTCCCGCAAGCTCGAGCAACTATTGGCGACGCAGTCCTGACGATCTCTCGATGGCGGGTACCCTACTGAACGTCCGACGGACGGCAGTTTCCTCCGGCGCAGCGATTGTTCTCTTCGCAAACGTACTCGAGCAGGCCGAGCGGCTCCCAATCCGGGCGCAACGTCAATTCGAAGTCCTGCGAAAACGGTCGCGTGAAGATCTTCGGGTCGTCGATCGTGATCTGATACAGGAGCTTGTTGCCGTCGCGCTGCAACCGTTCGATCGTGTGGAGCTCCTCGCTGTGCCAGCGAGTTTTGGTCGGGTCGGTGTAGTGGTAGTCGTCGAGGATCCGCGACTCCCAGCTCAGTGTGATCCCCGAGGAGGCAGCGGCCCGGGGCCGCGCGTTCCCGACGCCGCGCACCTGGGACTACGCGGCCCGCCTCTCGGCGTACGCCCAGGCAGTGGGGGCGCCGAAGACCGTGCGCCGGCTGCTGGTCAGCGGCTGCCTCGGCGGGGCGGTGGCCCACGAGTACCTCGCCTGGTGCGGCGCGCAAGACCTCGGCGACCCTGAGGTGCTGCTGGCCGATGTCGAGGGGTTCGATCCGACCGGCATCCGGCCCGACCGCGCGTACGTGCTGCTCCAGTCGGTCCTCGCCGCGGTGGCGCGACGACGTACGCCGGAGCGGTGGGCTGCCGCGGTCCGGCTGTGCGCCAAGGTCGGTGGCGTGGTCGGCATCGACCCCGCCGTGCCGGTCGTCCGTGCGCTGCTGCGCGACGGCTTGCGGCCCGACGGCGCCGCGGTGCCGTCCGAGATCGCGATCTTCGCGCCGGCCCTCGCGCTGGCGGGTCTGCTGCCGGGTGCAGCATGACCAGGCTCGACCTCGACAAGCTCGCCGCCGCCAAGCTGTGGCTGGTCAGCGCGCCGACCGGCGAGGCCGGCGCCGACTCTCCACGCGACCTGCCCTACCTGGCGCACGCCCTCTACGCCCTCGTGCCGGTCGCCTGTGCCGACGTGCCCCGGATCAGCTGCGATGAACGCTGGCGCGTCTACGTGAACCCGGCCTGGCACGCCGAGAGCGACGTGCCCGAGATCGCCCGGGAGCTCGGGCACGTGGTCTGGCACCTGCTCTCCGACCACACCGGGCGGGCCCGCGACCAGCACGTCGACGCGACCACGAGCCGGTTCTGGACCGAGGCGAGTGACGCGACGATCGCTCAGCTCCTGCAGGACGGCGACCTCTGCCCGCCCGGTCTGCACGGCCCGGGCGAGCTCGCCCTGCCGACGCACCGCTCGGCCGAGGAGTACTTCGCGATGCTCTCCCGGCTACGGGTCGAGCCTTCCGCCGACGAGCGGCCCGAGCTGCCGCTGAAACCGCAGGACGGCTGCGGCTCGGGCTGTGACGGCGTACGCCGCGAGCACGAGCTTCCGCCCGACCTCGACCTCGGTGAGGTGGACGGCGAGGACGCACGCGAGATCCGGCGCCGGGTCGCGGTCGACTACCGGGAGCACGCGCTGAGCCGCGGCGATCAGCCGGGGGACGCCTGGCGGTGGGCGCAGCGGCTGTTGGAGCCGCAGATCAAGTGGGAGTCGCTGCTGTCGGGCGCTGTGCGCCGCGCCGCGGGCTGGGCCAACGGCCGCACCGACCACACCTTCTCGCGGCCGTCGCGGCGGCAGAGCTGTACGCCGCGCATCGTGCTGCCTGGCACCCGCCGACCGCTGCCGCACGTCGCGATGGTCATCGACACCTCCGGCAGTGTGCCCGATGTTCTGCTGGGCCGGGCGCTGAGCGAGGTCGACGGCGCGCTACGGGCCCTCGGGGTGGGCGATGCATCGGTCACGGTGTACTCGTGCGATGCAGCGGTGCACACCGTGAAGCGCGTCCGCCGCGCGAGCGACGCGCAGCTCGCGGGAGGTGGCGGCACCGACATGCGGGTGGGAATCGCGGCCGCGAGTCGGCAGACGCCGCGGCCCGACCTCGTCGTCGTCTTCACCGACGGCGCGACGCCATGGCCGGAGCAGCCGCCACCAGGTAGCGCCGTCGTCGTCGCGCTCCTGGGGCGTAGCCGAACACACCTCCCGCCGACGCCCGGCTGGGCCACCCGGGTGGAGTGCGTCGCTGGCTGAGGATCCAACGATTTCCTAGCCCAGGTTTGGATCCATGCCGTGGCAGCTCGTCCTCGAGCGCGACCAGCGCGGCCACGACGAGTTCCGGGCGCGGCTCCCGGTGGTAGTAGGTGAGCCAGATCTGCAGATCGCTTGGAGACTGGAACGCGGGAGAAGGATTGGCCCCCAGCAAGGCGAACACGGTGGCGGCGATGATCATCGAGCGGCTCCTCGGCCGATCGGTTTGCACGAAACGTGCCGCCGGCGTCGAATATTCAACGGCGGCGCATGGCGACGACGGCCGGTTGCGGCGGTGTCCCCAGCCGGCGGGACGGCCAATTGCTGCCGCGGGGCGCGTCCGAGTGGGAGAACCGCGTGCCGTACCGCTCGCCCGGGTGCTGGACGGAGAGGAAGAGCGCGCTCTCCCCGGGAGAAAAGGCCGGGCCCGTCGCTTCCGATTCGCAGGGCAGCGACGCGAACTGCGAGGGCTGGCCGCGGTCCGGCCCCGTGACGGGGATGCGGAAGACGCCGGAGTTCTTGAAGGCGGCGTAGGGCGCGCGCGCGTTGGCGTGCTCGCCCGCGACGTCGGTGGCCACCCACAGGTCGCCCCGGCGGTCGATCACAAGGTTGTCGGGCTGGGTGAAGACGTGGCCGGTGCGCGCGGGGTCGGGCGGCCCGCCGATGGAGAAGCGTGACCATCGGAAGGCGCGCGCCCCCGGCGTGCCGCCCTCCTCTTCGAGCCGCCAGACCTCGCCGTGCACGTTCGGCCACAATCCGGGCCGCTCGCTCGAGGAGGTGAAGGCGACGAACACGCTGCCGTCCATCGGGTGCACCTCGACGTCCTCCGGACGGCCGGAGGGAGTGCCCCCGATCGCGTTGGCCGCGCGATAGGCGTCCATCACCGCCGCGCCCAGGCTCTCGTATACGTCGCCGAGGCGCTGCGCGCCCGGACGGATCGGCGGCTTGGGATCGCGCCCGCTGGGCGCGGGATCGAGCGGCGTGTCCATGAGGATCGGACGCCATTCGCCCGTCCCGTCTTCCTTGAAGCGCGCGACGTAAAGCGTGCCCTCGGAGAGCAGGGCCCGGCTCTCCGGGCGGCCGGGCTGGTAGAGGCCCGCGCTCACGAACTTCCACACGTGCCCGCCGATGCGGTCGTCCCCCATGTAGCCGGCCAGGGGCTGGCCGGCCACCACGCGCAGGCCGACGCCTTCGTGCCGGAAGCGGCCCAGCGCGGTGTGCTTGACGGGGATGGAGGTGGGATCGTGGGGATCGATCTCCACCACCCATCCGTAGTGCCCGCCGGGCAGGTCGAAGCTGCCGCCGCGCTTGTAGCGGCCACGCGTGTCCACTTCCTCGGGCACGCGCGCCTGGAAGTTCTCCTCACAGCTCAGAGCCGTGCCCCAGGGGGTGACGCCTCCCGCGCAGTTCTCGAACGTGCCTTCGATCACGCCCACCTTCATGAGCCGCGACGCGGGGCCATCCACGCGGCAGGGCGTGAAGGCGGTGACGCGGCGATTCAGCGGGTCGCGGAGCACCGGGGCCCAGGCCCCGGTCGCAACGTCACGCCGCACCCGCACCACCGATCCCCCGACGTCGCGCTTGTAGTCGCGCACCGTCGGCACGTAGCCGCGCAGCATGCGGAAGGTCTGGCCGTAGAGGTCGATGTTGCCGCTGACGGTGGCGAGGCTGACGTATTCGTGGTTGATCCAGAGGAGCGCCTCGTCGTCCGCGCCCAGCGGGAACACGCCGATGAAGTCGTTGTTGAACCCGAAGCGGTCGCCGGACTCGGTGAAGGTGTCGCCCCACTTGATGACGACGTCGTAGGTGAACCCGGCGGGCAGCACGAGGTCGTCGTCGGAGGAGGCGGGGATCGCCGCGAAACTCGCCAGCGGGGACGGAGGCTCGTCCGGAGACGCGAGGCGGCCCAGGGCCGATTCGAGGGGAAGAACGAGCGCCGCCGAGCCGAGCGTCTTGAGGAAATGGCGCCGCGGGGGCGAGGACTCGGCGTTCACGGACTGCCGGCCGGGCGCGGCGACGCGCCCAGCGAGGCGAGCTCCGACTCCAGGCGCTCGAGGAAGAACCCGACGTCGGTGACGAGGCCGACCGCCTGCATGGTCCCGCGGTTCGAGAGCTTCACCGGCACCGACTCCGCCATGTCGACGCACACGGTGCGCACGCGCGCGGGCAGGAGGTTGCCGACGGCGATCGAGTGCAGCGCGGAGGCGAGCATCAGGCACATGCCGGCCCCGCGCAGCGCGCCGACGTAGGCCTTCTGCGCGGCCAGGGTGTCCGTGATGACGTCCTTCAGCGGCCCGTCGTCACGGATGGAGCCGGCCAGGACGAACGGGATGCCCTTCTTGACCACCTCGTACATGACACCCGAGGGCACGAGGCCGGACTCGACCGCGGACCGTATGCCGCCCGCGCGGTTGACCGCATTGATCGTCCAGAGGTGATGACGGCTGCCGCCTTCGATGGCGCGGCCGCTCATCTGGCACACGCCGAGCGAGGTCTTGAGGATCGCCTTCTCGAGGTCGTGGGTCGCGAACGCGTTGCCGGTCAGCAGCACGTCCACCCAGCCGTCGCGCACCAGGCGGGCCAGGGCGACGTCGCCCCCGGAATGGACGATGGCGGGCCCGGCCACCACCACGATCTTCTCCCCCGCCTCCCGGGTCCGCCGCATCTCGCCGGCGCTGCCCGCGATGACGATGCCCTTGTTCGTCTCCGCGGAGACGTCGTTCGACATGAAGCCGAACACCGAATAGTCGCGGCTGCGCTCGAGGGGACGGACGCGGATTCCCGCGCCCCGCAGCGCCACCTGCTCCCCGCCCCGCACCTGGCCCTGCTTGACGCAGGTGGGTGCGCCGTCGCGCATCACGAGCGCGCAGTCCATCTTCTGGTCGACGGCCGCGACCCATTCCCCGTCCACGCGCACGAAGGTGTCGAAGTTCGTCGTGGAGTAGAACTCGTCGGGCAGGATCCCGTCCGCCTCCGCGGGCGCGAAACGGACGTTCTCGACCAGCGACTTGGCCGCCCGCTTCTTCCCGTGCCCCTTGCCCGGCCCTTCGGTGGTGGCCCCCAGGTAACTGAGGTCCTCCAGGATCCGGTCCACGGCGTCGGGGGCCTCCGCCTTCACGGCCAGGCGGATGAAGGAGGGGGCGTCGTTGGTCTTGCCGACCTTGAACTCGAGGACCTCGAAATCGCCTCCGCCCTCGACGATCCGCGCGAACGCCTTGCGCAGGATGTCGGAGTCGATGAGGTGGCCTTCCATCGTGACGGTTTCTTCGACCATGTCGCTATCTTAATCAACCGCCCCGGCCGCCCCGCTTCGCGGAGCGGCCAGGGCGCCGGGGGAGCCTGCGGGGCGCCGGCTAGAAACTCGCTCCTCGGCCCCCCCGGACCCCCCTTGTTCCCCTTGAATCGCTGTCGCTTGCGATTGCTACAGCTTCGGCAGCGTCAGGGTCTGCTGGGCCTGGTACTTGCCCTTCTTGTCCGCGTACGAGACCTCGCAGGGCTCGTCGCCTTCGAAGAAGAGGACCTGGGCGATGCCTTCGTTCGCATAGATCTTGGCGGGCAGGGGCGTGGTGTTCGAGACTTCGAGGGTGACGATGCCCTCCCACTCCGGCTCGAAAGGCGTCACGTTCACGATGATGCCGCAGCGCGCGTAGGTGGACTTGCCGACGCAGATCGTGAGCACGGTGCGCGGGATGCGGAAGTACTCGACCGTGCGCGCGAGGGCAAAGGAGTTGGGCGGGATGATGCAGACGTCGCCCTTGACGTCCACGAACGAGCGCGGATCGAACTTCTTGGGGTCGATGACCGTCGAGTTGATGTTGGTGAAGATCTTGAACTCGTCGGCGATGCGCACGTCGTAGCCGTAGGACGAGAGGCCGTACGAGATCACGCCCTCCCGGACCTGCTTGTCCGAGAACGGCTCGATCATCCGGTGCTCGACGGCCATCCGCCTGATCCAGCGGTCGGATTTGATGGACACCCACACCCCCGTCCGGAGCCGCCGCGGCTCCGGGAAGCGGCCAAGGATATCAGGTCCGCCGCGGCGCCCGCCCCGGGGGCGCGGCCGGAGGCGGAGCCTTTTCGAGCGCGTCCATCTCGGCCAGGGCGGCGCGATGGGCGGGATCGGCCTCGAGGGCGCGGCGGAACATGGACGCGGCCCGCGTGCTGAGGCCGCGGCGGCGGTACAGAGTGCCCAGGAGGTAGTGCGCTTCCACGTGGGCGGGGTCTTCCCGCACCGCCGCCTGCAGCTCCTTCTCCGCCACCTTCTCGCGGTCCGGAATCTGGAGGAGGGCGCGCCCGAGCAGGACACGGGCGCGGATGCGCATCCGGCCTTCCGCCCCATTCGCCGCCGCCTCGAAGAGGGCGGCCGCTTCCCAGGCTTTGCTCTCGGCCAGGAGCTGCCGGCCCTGGGCGAGCATTCCCTCGAAGCCGAACGCGTCTTCGGGCCGCGCGGGCGCCTCGGGAGCGGGATCGGACCGGGCGGGCACGGGACGCGGCGCGGGTGCGCTCAGCGTCCGGTAGGCGTCGTTGACGCGGAAGAACACGGCCTCGGCCTTTTCCCGCAGGTCGGTCAGGGCCCGCTCGTGGAAGACGTCGGGGTGGTAGCGCTTGGCCAGACGGAAGTACGCCGCCTTCAAGTCGGCGGCGGACGCTCCCGGTGCCAGGCCGAGGACCTCGTGATCGGAGCGCCGGCCGAGGCCCTCGTGCAGGCCCAGTATCTCCTGCCGGAGCTGGTCGGGCGCCGGAGCGTCGGCCGGGGTCGCGGGGCCGGCGGCGTATTCCAGGATGCCGGTGCAGAGGAGCGCGAACAGGCTGCGCTCCGCCGTCGCCATCGGAAGCCCCACGCGCCGGAGGACCTCGCGTGCGGACAGGATGCCGTTGACGCGGGCGATCACGGCGCCCTCCTCCGTCCCGAGGTCCATGCGCTGGTAGAGCACGAGGGGATCGTCGCTGCCGACGAGGACGCGGTCCAGGCTGCCCAGCGCGAAGCGCACGTCGTCGTCGCTGGGCACGGCGCGCACCGCGGCCAGGACGGCCTCCGCGGTGGAGATGGCCAGGGGCCAGTCGTCGTCGAGGAAAGCCTCCGGGTCCTGCTCCTGGAACGTGTACGTCCCCTCGCGCATGGAGAACACGCTGGTCAGGATGGTGCGTACCTGGAGCGCGAGCGCCTCCTCGATGCCGTTCTCGTCGAGGACGCCCATCTCCATCAGCACCGCCCCCATCCGCTTGCGGTCCCGCAGCACCACCGCCAGCGCGCTCTCGAAGACGGCCGTCTCCAGCTTGCCGCTCGCGACCAGGACCTCGCCCAGGCGCAGCTCCTTCATCGAGGCTTCGCCGTACACGATGTGCCCGCTCATGAAGCGGACGCTCCGGCGCTCGTCGCTGCGGATGAAGCGGAGCATGCCCGTGCGCCGGCCGAGGTAGATCGACCTCAGCACTTCGGGCACGATGCCGGGCGCGATGGGGCCTTTCATTCCGACGCGTCCGGGGTCAGCGCCGGAAGAAGGAAAGGATCGCCGTGAGGACGAGGCTGAGCAGGATCGAAGTCACGAGGGGAAAGTAGAATGTGAAGCTCCCCTTCCGATAGACGATGTCCCCGGGCAGCCGGCCCAGTCCCGGGATCCGCGGACCCAGGGTGAGGAGGAGTCCGACGACGAAGAGCACGGCGCCCACGATGAGCAGGGTACGGCCGAGGTCCCCCATGCGCCCATCCTAACGCCGCGGGTCGACGATGGCGGACGCGCGGCGGAGCCGGTCGACGAGGGCCAGCTTGTCCGGGAACGCGATCTTCGTGATCGTGATGCCGCAGCCGGTGGGCAGGCCCGGCGTGGTCGACTCCTGACCGTTGACCCAGGCCACCCGTCCCACCGCGGACGCACGCCAGCCGTCCGCGAAGACGAGGTCGAAGGCCACGGAGTGCCCCATGGGCAGCGGGGGCTCGCAGGCGACGTAGAAGCCGCCGACGCTCAGGTTGGTCACGGCGAGCGACGCCCCCGCGACGTCGCAACGGACGTCCTCGATGGAAAAGCGGTCAGTGCTGCGCATCTGACCCCGATTGTAGGGCGGCGAGGGGCGCGCAGTGTGCGCGCGCGCAGCGGGACGCGGCCTCAGTGCGGCCGGTCACGCGTGCGGGGTGTGGCTCGTCACTTCACTCCTCTGGTCGTACCATGGGTCGCGTCGCCGCCCTGCGGCGGGCCGAGGAGAGCCATGAAAGGCGAAGCCCTCATCGAAAGACGTGAATCCGCGGTCGCCCGCGGTGTCGCGACCGTGCACCCCATCTTTGCCGAGCGCGCGCGAGGGGTACGGCTGCGCGACGTGGACGGCCGCGAGTACCTCGACTTCACGGGCGGGATCGGGGTCCTCAACGTGGGCCACCTGCACCCGCGGGTCGTGGCCGCGGTGACCGAGCAGCTCGAGCACTTCTCGCACACCTGCTTCCAGGTGGCGATGTACGAAGGGTACGTGGCCCTGGCCGAGCGGCTGAACGACCTCGCCCCCGGCGACTTCCCGAAGAAGACGATCCTGCTCACCACCGGCGTGGAGGCGGTCGAGAACGCGATCAAGATGGCGCGCGTCTTCACCGGCCGGCCCGCGATCATCTCGTTCACCCACAGCTTCCACGGCCGCACGCTGATGGGCATGACCCTGACCGGCAAGACCGGCGTGTACAAGCAGTCCTTCGGGCCGTTCGCGCCGGAGGTCTACCACACCCCCTATCCGTACGCCTATCGCGGGTGGACGACCGAGCGCGCGCTGGAGGCGCTGGGCGACCTCTTCCGGACGGGGGTCGCGCCCGACCGCGTGGCCGCCATCGTCGTCGAGCCCGTGCTCGGGGAAGGCGGGTTCGTCGCCGCCAGCACCGACTTCCTGCGTGCGCTGCGCCGGGTGGCGGACGAGCGGGGGATGCTGCTCATCGCGGACGAGATCCAGTGCGGGATGGGCCGCACCGGCCGCATGTTCGCGGTCGAGCACGCGGCCGTCGTCCCGGACCTCCTCTGCCTGGCCAAGAGCCTCGGGGGCGGCTTTCCCCTCGCCGCGGTCGTCGGGCGTGCGGAGGTCGCGGACGCGCCCGTCGAAGGCGGGCTCGGGAGCACGTATGGCGGCAACCCGATCGCCTGCGCGGCCGCGCTGGCCGTGCTCGACATCTTCGACAGCGACCGCCTCCTCGACCGGGCCTACGCCCAGGGCGAGCTGCTGCGGGAGCGCCTCGACGAGCTGGCGGCGCGCCTGCCCCGCATCGGCGAGGTCCGCGGCCTCGGGTCCATGCTCGGCCTCGAGATCGTCGAGGACGCCGCCACGCGCCAGCCTTCGCCCGCGCGCACGCGGCGCATCGTGGAGGTGGCGCGCGAGCGCGGCCTTCTCCTGCTGCGCGCGGGGACCCACGACAACGTCATCCGGCTCCTGGCCCCTCTCACCGCGACGGAGGAAGAGCTCGAGCGCGGGATCGAGATCCTCACCACGGCCCTCGACGATGCGCTGGGAGGCGAGGTGTGACGGCCGCGCCCGCCTTCGTCGTCGCTCGCACCGAAGAGGCGATGGCGGAGGAGCTGGCCGCCCTGCAGGAGGCCTGCTTCCCCAGCCTCGCCCCCGCCCAGCGCATCCGCGCCGAGCACTACCGCGCGCACGTCCGCGTCTTCCCGGAGGGGCAGCACGTGGTGATCGAGACGGCGACGGGCCGCGTCGTCGCCGCCTCCACGGACTTCCGGACCGCGGTCGACTTCGGCCACTACCAGCACCGCTACATCGACGCCGTGGGCGGCAACTGGCTCACCACACATCAGCCTGACGGAGACTGGCTCTACGGCGCGGACGTCGGCGTCCATCCCGAGTTCCGCCGCCGCGGCCTGGCCACCCTGCTGTACGGCGAGCGCCAGGCCCTCTGCCGCCGCCTGGGTCTGGCCGGCCACGTCGAAGGCGCGATGCCGAAGGGCTATCACTTCTTTCGCGACACGATGCCGATCGAGGCCTACGTCGCGCGCGTCGTGCGCGGGGAGATCGACGATCCCACCTTGACCGTGCAGCTCCGCCGCGGATACCACGTGTACGGGATGATGCCGGACTACCTCGAGGATCCGTCTTCCGCCAACTACGGCGTGTTCGTCGTCTGGCGCAACCCCGACCGCCCCCTCGTCAGCGGCTGATATCCTTATTGATGGGACCCGCGAGAGGTGACTCATGAGTGATCGACCGTCCTGGCCCCGGCAGGCCTTCGTGGCCGGCGAGTGGCGCAGCGCCGCGCGTACGTTCCCCGTGCGCAACCCCGCCACCGGCGAGACCCTGGCCGAGGTCGCGGACTGCGGCGCGGACGAGGCGCGCCGCGCGCTGGAATCCGCGGTCGAGGTCTTCCCCTCCTGGAAGAACACGCCGGGCGCGGAGCGGTCGCGCATCATGCGCAAGTGGTTCGACCTCATGACCGCGCAGGCGGAGCCCATCGCGAAGACGATGACCCTGGAGATGGGCAAGCCCATCCTGGAGTCGCGCGGCGAGGCGAAATACGCGGCGTCCTTCGTCGACTACTACGCGGAATCGGCGCGCCGCATCGGCGGCGAGCTGCTGCCGGCGCCGGCGCCGTTTCCCCACAAGCGGCTCCTCGTTCGTTACGAGCCCGTCGGCCCCGCCTACGGCATCACGCCGTGGAACTTCCCCGCCGCCATGGTGACGCGCAAGGCGGCCCCCGCTCTCGCCGCGGGCTGCCCCTTCATCCTCAAGCCGGCCGAGCAATCGCCGCTCACCGCGCTGCTGCTGGCCCAGCTCTGGGAGCAGGCGGGCGGACCGAAGGGGGTCTTTCAGGTCCTGCCCGCGCTCGATCCCGTGCCTCTCTCGCAGGTTCTGATCACCGACCCGCGCATCCGGAAGCTCACGTTCACGGGCTCGACCGACGTCGGCCGGCTCCTGTATGCGCAGGCCGCGCAGACCTTGAAGCGCGTCTCGCTGGAGCTGGGCGGGAACGCGCCCTTCCTCGTCTTCGAAGACGCGGACATCGCGAAGGCGGCCAAGGAGGTCGCTTTCTCGAAGTTCCGCAACACGGGCCAGACCTGCATCTGCACGAACCGGGTGCTCGTGCAGGAAGAGGTCCGGCCGCGGTTCACGGAGGCGTTCTCCGATCTCACGGCGGCCCTCAAGGTGGGCGATCCCATGCTGGAGGACACGCAGATCGGTCCTCTCGTGGACCAGCAGGGATTCGCGAAGGTGAAGGCGGCGGTGGAGGACGCGGTGGCCAAGGGGGCGAAGGTGCGCGTCGGCGGCGAGGCGCGCGGCGGGCTCTTCTACGCGCCCACCGTCCTCACCGACGTGCGGCGCGGGATGAAGGTCCTCGACGAGGAGACCTTCGGGCCCGTGGCTCCCGTGGCCGCCTTCCGCGACGAGGCGGAGGCGATCGCCCTCGCCAACGGGACCGGCTACGGCCTGGCCGGCTACCTGTGGACGCGCGACCTCGGGCGGGCGTTCCGCGTCTCGGAGGCGCTCGAGTACGGTCTCGTCGGCGTCAACGACGGCCTGCCCTCGGCCATGGCGCCGCACGCGCCGTTCGGGGGCATGAAGGATTCCGGCGTCGGACGCGAAGGCGGACCCTGGGGCCTCGACGAGTACCTCGAGGTCAAGCTGGTGTCGCTGGGGCTCGTCTAGGGGCGTCTGCTCACGTCTTCTCTATAGGTCCTTCCGGAAGCAGCGGATGAGCCCGACCTCGGCGAAGCCGAGGGCGCGGTGCGCGGCTGCACTTTCCTCGTTGTCGGCCTCGGCATCCGAAGCGAATTCGGTGCAGCCCACCGAACGCGCCCACGCCTCCGCGGCCGCCACCAGCTTTCGGCCTACGCCGCGATGTCTCGCCTCGGGGATGACGAACCAGCCCTCGAGGAAACCGACACGGTCGGTCTCGCAGCCCTCGGCGTAGGGTCGGATGGAGAGCTCGGCAAAGGCGAGCAGGCCGGATCGATCCTCGGCGACGAGGACAGGGGCCGTCTGAGGGCCCGCGAAGAATCGCTCGATCTCGCGCCGATGGTCCGCCTCCGAGCCGTCCGGCCAGAGCGCGTGCCGCAGCCGCGCCAGGCCGTCAGCATCGGCCAGAGTCGCCTGTCTCACCTCCACGGTGTCGTGCCACCCCCAGTCACCACGCCCGGCAGGCGTTCTCCCGCACCATCGGCTGGCCCGCCTTGCAGGAGAAGGCCTTCTGGAACTCCTCCATGTTCGTGATGGTCCCGATGACGCGGAACTGGCCCGGCGAGTGCGGGTCGGTCTGCGCGAGCTGGCGGGCCTGCGCCTCCGTCACGTTCTGGCACCACACGTTGGCGAAGCCGAGGAAGAAGCGCTGCTCCGGCGTGAACCCGTCGATGGTCGGGCGCGGCTTGCCCTCGAGCGACTTCTGCAGCGCGCGGAAGGAGACGCGGGCCCCGCCGTTGTCCGCCGTGTTCTCGCCCAGGGTGAGGCGGCCGTTCAGGTGGACGTCTCCGTTGACGGGATCCGGACGCCGCTCGTTCTCGTCACGCACGGCGGCGACCAGCCGGTAGCCGCGACGGGGCACCGTCTCGATGTAGCGCGGAGCGTCGGCTGAATCGCCGAGGGCGTCGCGCAGGCGCTTCACGACGGCGTTGAGCCCGTGCTCGAAGTCGACGTAGGTGTCGGCTGGCCAGAGGCGCGCGCGCAGCTCGTCGCGCGCGACGACGCTGCCTGGACGCTCGATCAGAGCAAGCAGGACGTGCAGCGGCTGCCCGGAAAGGATCTGGCGGCCGGCTTCACCGCGCAGCTCACCCGAGCGCGCGTCGAGCACGAAGTCCCCCACGCGAATGGCGCCGCCTGGCGGCCGCGTCGCGTCGCTCATGAATCAGCCTGATCGAGTAGTCGGCCCTCAGCCGCTACCAGCATAGACCCTAGCCTCGGGAATCGCATCCCCTGACAGAACGCCGCCTCTCGATCTCGAACAGGCTGGGCCTAGAAGTAGGTCTTCAAGGAAACCGTGAGGAAATCCCGCTCGGCGAAGCGGGAAATGGCGTCGTCACCCTCGCCGAAGAACCACCCGACCGAGCCCACGAGCGACAGGTTGTCGCGCAGGCTCCACGTGCCGATGGTTCGCGCGAAGCCGGAGCTGTCCGCGACGTTCCACGCGCCGAAGACGCGGACCGTGCGCGTGTCCCTGGCGAAACCACGATCGCCGCCCACGACGAGGCTGACGTTGGTGTCCGCGCGGCCGGCGATGCCGAGCTGCGGCTGCGGGTCCGCGACGCGGCGCTCGACGAGGACGGTGCCGTTGAGGCGAATGGAGCCCGCCTTGCGATCGGCGCCGATGCCGGCGCGCACGCTGTGCCCCTCGGCGCCAATCGGCGACGTGCCGGTGACGACGGTATCGCCGGCCGTGACCGCCATCTCGCCGCGAATTGCCCAGTCGCCGCGCACCGTTTCGGCGTCGCCGCCGATCATCGTGAACCGCGGGTAGGTCTCGAAGACGAGGACCGGCGGGATGAAGTCGGGCGGCGTGCCGGGCGGCAGGCCGATCGGCCCGGCCGAGATCCGGCCGAAGCCCGGAAAGCCGCTGTAGACCGCGAGCGCCCAGTCCACCCGGCCGCTGGTGGCGCTGAGACGGGCGCCGCCCTGCGACGTCCGCAGCGACCGCTCCGGCTCGTGCCGGATGAACTTCGCCACCGGCGGACACGCCGGCGACGGGGTGCAGCGCTCGGCGTCGGCGAGGAGGTTGAACGGCGAGCTGGCCTCGTCGAGCACGTCGTAGCGACCGCGCGTGAACAGCGGCACCCACACCGCTTCGACGGTCGCCTTCTCACCGGCGAACCAGCGCACGCGCGCGTGGGCCACCGGCAGGCGCGCGTCGGCTCGTCCTTCGAGCAGGTACTTCGACGCGTCGAGCGGGTTGATCACGTCGGTGGGCTGCACCTCGTCCAGGCGTCCCCAGACGATGGTGCCGATGCCGGCGCGGACGTCGAAGGCGCCGCCGGACCAGCCGACGGTGGCCTCACGCACCTGGAAGTGGCCGTCGTGCCTGGTCCGGTCGCGATCCGCGGCGAGCCCCTCGACGAGGACGGCGCCGCGGATCCGCCACGGCCCGGGCGTCCAGCCGCGCTCGACGAACAGCCGCGCCCGAAGCTCGGTCGTGTCCTCGAGAGTCGGCAGGTGATCGACGCCGATCGACGCGTGCCCGTCGACGGCTCCGCGCTGCGCCTGCGCCGGCGGGGCCGACACCAGCGCCGCCACCAGCGCGAGCCCGCACGTCGGGACGGCGCGGAATCGGCCGGGACTACGCCGCATTCTCGGGGATCGGGACGCCGCGCACGCGCTCGGCCGAGAAGAGGGCCGGGAGCAGCTTGATCGTCGCCGGCAGGATGAACACCTCGGCCAGGAAGGCAACGGCCATGGTCAGCGCCAGCAGGCCGCCGAACCAGGCGGACGGCCGGTACTCGGAGGCCAGCAGCACGGCGAAGGCGCAGCTGTTGACGATGGCGGTGGTCAGCGACGCGCGTCCTTCGTGCATCGTGGCGCGCGCGATGGCGGAGTCGGTGTCGGCCCCCGCGGCGACCTCACGACGGTAGCGGCTGATGAAGTGGATCGTGTCGTCGTCGACGATCCCGAGGGCGATGCTGGCGAGCATCACCGTCGCCACGTTCATCGAGATGCCCATCCAGCCCATGACGCCGAGCACGACGATGACGGGAAAAACGTTCGGGGCGATCGCCAGGGCGCCGAAGCGGAACGAACGGAAGACCACGAAAATGACGGCGAACACCGTGACGAACGCGGTGAAGAAGCTGGTGACCTGCGACGACACGAGGTAGTGATCGAGCTGCGCGAACAGCCGGGCCGATCCGGTAACGGTCGGCGTGATGCCGGAGCCGGCGAAGATGCGGTCGGCCATCTCCTGCGATCGCAGCACCTGCTGAAAGAGGACGTCCGAGCTCATCGCCGCCATCCGCACGGTCATCTGGCCGCGCGAGTAGTCGCTGGCGACGATCTGCGACAGCTCGTGCCGGCCCTCGTCCGAGAGCGCGAAGACGAACAGCTCTTGTGCGATGAGGGCGGATGACGCCGGCACGACGTCACCGGTGGTGCCGCCGAGATCGCGATCGATGCGCTTCACGTAGTCGGCCAGCGAGATGACGCTGCGGACGTTCGGCAGCTTGCCGATCGCCTTGCCCAGCGCGTCGATCCGGCCCAGCACCGCCGGGTCGCGCAGCGACTCGGCCGGCCCCTCGAAGAACACCTGGAATCCGTAGACGCCCGACAGCTTGCCGTCGATCAGCCGGGCCGACTGCGACAGCGGATGCCCGGACGAGAAGAAGTTGATGTGGTTGGTGTCCACCCGCAGGCGCAGGATGCCGCCGATGGACACGAGCGCCAGGAGGGCCGAGACGCCCAGGACCAGGCCGGGGCGGCGCGACGTGATGCGCGCCACCGCCCGCATCGACGCGATGAGCCAGCGCTCCTGCGGCGGCACGGTGGTGCGCCGCGGCACGAAGGCCAGCAGCGTCGGCACCAGCACGATCGAGATCGCCAGATCGGTCATCACGCCGACGGCCGCGCCGATGCCGAACGAGCGTACCGCGTGGACGTGGCTGGTGGCGAGCGAGAGCATGCCGAGCGCGGTGGTGCCACCGGCGGCGAGCAGCGGCAGGAAGACGTAGGAAACCGTCGTGACGAACGCCTCTTCGCGGCTGCCGGTCCGCTCGAAGGCCTCGGTGTAGTGCTGGACGATGTGCACGTCGTCGGCGATGGCCAGCACCACCACCAGCGGCACCAGCATGCTGCTCAGCACGTTGAAGCTGAACCCCATGAGCGAGTACAGACCCAGCGCCCACAGGACGCTCACCAGCACCGCGCCGAGCGTCAGTACGGTGATCCGCCACGAGCGGAACAGCATGAACAGCGCCGCCAGCGTCATCAGCAGGATCGGCGGCGTGAACTTGATGGTGTTGGCGACCGTGACCCGGTTGTAGGTCTCGCTGATCTCGAGGCTGCCGTTGTAGAAGGCGCGCAGGTTCGGCGTCAGGTGGCGATCGACGACGGCGCGGATGCGCTCGATCGTCCGGGCCCGCTCGCCGTCGACGCGGTCCTCGTCGAAGTTGACGACCAGCGACACCACCGAGGCGTCGCGGGCAATGAGATCGCCGCGCAGAAAGGGATCGGCGAGCGCCGTCTTCACCACCGTGTCGGCGTCGATGGCCCCGGCGCGCGGAATCAGCGGCCGCACCTCGATACCGGCGTCCTCGCCGCCCGTCGATCGGATGGTGTTGGCGCTGGCCAGACTGTAGGCGCGAACCACGTAGGGGACGCGCTCGACGTCGGCGGTGATGCGGCGCAGCACGTCCAGGCCGGCGGCGCTGGTGACGCCGGGCCCCTCCAGCGCGACGATCAGGGTCCGCGAGCCGGTGAACTCCTGGCGCAGCCGGTCGTAGTCGCGCAGGACCGGATCGTCCTTCGAGAACCAGGCCGAGATGTCGTTGTCGATGCGGGTGATCTGGGCCCGCGGCGCCAGCGCCAGGGCGCCCGCGACGATCAGGACGGTGAGGACGACGCGGAAGCGGTAGAGGAACCGAGCGAGCGCGAGGCTCATCGCGCGCCGTTCTCGAGCTCCCGACGGGAAAAGTCGCGCTCGGCGAGGCCCGTGTCGTAGCGGGCCTCGGTGACGGCGAGCTCGGTCCGGGTGCGGTCGATCTCGTTGGCCATGGTGGAGGCCATCACCGTCCAGATGCCTTGGACCTGCGACAGCTTCGTGACGCGGTAGGCCTTGGCCCGCTCGCCCCGCCGGTTGAAGACCTCGGCGGCGACGACGACGAAGTTGTCCTTGCGGATGGTCGAGATCACCTTCGGGTAGAGCGCGTCGGCGTCCCTGGCCTTCGATTCCAGGCGCCAGGCGGGATGGCGGGCGCCGGCGGAGTCGGTCCAGCTGCCGTTCCAGCTGCCGTCCTCCGGCACCAGCGTATACGCGTAGTCGTCGAGGGCGCGGCCGCCGATGTCCTCGTAGGTGAAGTCGCTGCCGACGAAGCTCTCCTGCCGTTCGGAGCCGGTGATGCGGCGGACCCGCGCCAGCGCCGGGAGGTAGAGAAAGCGGTCGTCGTCGCCGCCCGGGCGTTCCCAGACCAGGAAGCCGGTGCCGGCGATGTCGTTCGGATAGGTGAACCGCACCAGCACCCGGTCCCCGGTGCCGCCCTGCCCGCGCAGGCCGTTCACGCCGAGCGTGCGCTCACGAGGGCGCCCCTGCCGGTCGAACAGCCGCATCTGCATCGTCAGCCGCGAATCGCGGCCAGTGTCCCGCTGGTCGACCTGACGCGCGATCCAGTCGGCCGAGCCCGCGGGTGCCACGGGCTGCAGCTCGCGTCCGGACGCCGCCGCGGGCGTACGAGACTCCGCCGTCCCTTGCGGCGCCGAAGCGCCGGGGACGACGGGGAGAAGAAAAGAAGGGGGGATCTCGAACGAGGCTAGCGGAAGCGGAATTACGAGGAGGACGATGACCAGGAAGGCATTCGACTTCATCGAGGTGCACAACCCAACAACGCTCATGGTCATCCGCGCTGCCGGGCCGAGGGTCTGGAACGTGCGTCCGAAATCCCGAAGTGATTATGTGAAAGCGTTCACAACGAGTCAAGATCAAACCCATCCCACCGGAGAAAAATCTAGGCCCGCCAACAGGTTATAGCGCTCATGCGAGTTCGGAATCCTCTGTGGCAGAAAACACACACTAATCCAAGAAGTCGGTTTCGCCCCTGAACGGCCCGAAACCCAACAGAATCAGCGAGATTCGCGCATAAGCGAATTTCAGTGCCGCCATAAGCCAAATTGACGCGCTACGCATGTCCAGCATGCGTCCGGCGCATGAGACGGGGGGAATCCGCTACAGCGGGCGCACGGCGTTCGGAAAGTCGCGCCAGACGGGCACACCGCAGAATTTGCTGCCCTCGGTGCACCGCGGCGAGACCAGGCCGTTGCGGACGACACAGGGCGGACCGATGAAGCGCGCCAGACGGGGGTGGACGGCGCGGACCTGGGCCACCTCCTCCATCGACGCCTCGTAGATCTCCTCCTGCGCGTTGAAGCAGGTGCGCATCGTCCACTTGTGCAGCAGCGCGATGAGGGGGCCCGATTCGACGAAGCGGACCACCTTGGCGTTGGGCAGGACGTAGAGGGCGAACTCGATCGGCACGTCCAGGGCGAGCAGCCGGTTCTTGGCCGTCCAGGCCCGCGCCATCGCGGCCTCGTACTCGGCCAGGGCGGCCGGGTTCGCCCGGATCATCCGCGGCGTCACGTAGTCGGGACGCACGGTGTCCGAGAGCGTCATCAGTGGCCGCGACCCAGGCACCATGCGATGCCGCTGATCCTGTGAGTCCGCGGTGTGGCTCAGGCGCTTGCGGAACGTGTAGCTGGCGTGCTGCAGCGACCGCATCAGCGGCGAGTGATACGCCACCTGGATCGTGTCGAGCCGGTAGGGATTGCGGGCCGGGTTCAGCAGGCGATCCAGCGCGTCGTCGGTGGACAGATCGTCGCCGTCGGCGCCGAACACCGACCGCACCGCGTCGGCGACCACCTCCTCGGCGTTCGGCGACCAGTCGACGAGCTGGGCGACCTTGCCGTCGAGGCTCCGGTCGAAGCGCTCCGCGAACGCGTCGGCGCCGGCCCGTGCCGCCGGAAAGCCGCGCTCCACGATGTCCTCGGCGTCGAGCCCGACCACGTCGACGCGCTCGACGAAGGCCGGGTCGTGGCGGCGCACCGCGTCCACCATCGCGCCGATCACCTCGCGCGCCTCGTGCGGCGTGTCCGAGGCCTGCGCCATCCGCATCAGGCGATACAGCGTGATCCCGGAGATGGTGTGGACCATCGCCGTGAACGCCGCCAGCGGAATCACGTAGCGCGCCGTCTCGATCGCCTTCTTCTCGGCTTCCTTCTCGAGCGCCTTGAGGCGATCCGGGCTGGCTTTGGGGGTGATGTTGCGCAGCCGCTTGAGGATCGCGAACGTGTCGTCCTTGAGGATCGCCGACAGCCGTGCGTAGCTCTCCCACGCCTCGACCACGGCACGCTCGAAGACCGCCCGCGCTTCGCCGTCGATCGGCGGCACGTAGGCCTTGGGCTCGCCCAGCTTCACGTAGCGCTGGCTCTGTTGTTCCGAGTTGTAGAACGGGTAGCTGTGCAGCGCCGTCCACACGAACTGCCGCGACACCTGCTCCAGCCCGAACTCGAACGTCGCGTGCTGGTAGACGGTGTGGTGCCCGGCGTCGAACGTCAGCTTGCCGATCGTGTCGCGCTGCCGATCGGTGATCTCGGCGGCAGTGATGACACGAGGGGCATAGCAGGTGCGGGCGGCGGCAATGGCGCCGTCGTAGGGCGCCGACGGCGCGTTGCGCAGCGTGACCTTGGGAGCGCCGGTCTCGAGCGTCATCGACCGGCTACTCGTCGCGCGAGCCGGTGCCGTAGCGCTGGAACTCGTCGAGGAACGACAGGGATTCGAGCGAGGCCATGCGTTCGAGGAACAGCACGCCGTCGAGGTGATCGGTCTCGTGCTGGACGACCCGGGCCGGGAAGTTCTTCAGGCTCATCTCGAACGGCTTGCCGCGCCGGTCGAGGGCGCGGATCACGATCTCACGCGCGCGCGTCACGCGCCCGCGCAGATCGGGGATGCTCAGGCACCCCTCCCAGTCCTCGGTCGTCTCGGTGCCGACCGGGGTGATGACCGGGTTCACGAACGGGAGGATCTTCAGGTTGTCGCCGCTGCCCTCGACGCCGGCGACGAACAGACGGACGGACTCGTGCACCTGCGGCGCCGCGAGCCCGATCCCGTCGTATTCGACCATCGTATCGATCATGTCGTCGATCAGCTTCTGGAAGGCGGGAGACCGCACCGTCGTGGGATCGACTTCCCCGGCGACCTCGCGCAGCACGGGATGCCCCATGCGCGCGACTTTCAGGATCGACATGACCGCCCGGCCTCGCTGACGTCCGAGGACCTACGCCACCGTGATCGACGAATCGAGGTAGACGTCCTGAATCGTGTGCAGCAGCTTGGCGCCGTCGGCCATCGGCCGCTGGAACGCCTTGCGACCGCTGATCAGGCCCATGCCGCCGGCGCGCTTGTTGATGACCGCCGTGCGGACGGCGTCGGCGAAATCGTTCTTGCCCGACGCGCCGCCCGAGTTGATCAACGGCATGCGGCCCATGTAGCAGTTGGCCAGCTGGTAGCGCGTCATCTCGATCGGGTGATCGCCCGGGACGAGATCCGAGTAGACGCGCTTGTCGATCTTGCCGTACGGGCTTTCCTTGGTGTTGAGCGAGGCGAACCCACCGTTGTTCTCCGCCATCTTCTGCTTGATGATGTCGGCCTGAATCGTCACCCCGAGGTGGTTGGCCTGACCGGTCAGGTCGGCCGACACGTGGTAGTCCTTGTCCGGGGTCTTGAAAGCCGGGTTGCGCGTGTAGCACCACAGCACGGTGACCAGGCCGAGCTCGTGCGCCCGGGCGAAGGCCTCCGACACTTCCTGGATCTGCCGCGTCGACTCGTCCGAACCGAAGTAGACCGTTGCGCCGACCGCAACCGCGCCCATCTCGAACGCCTGCTCGACGCTGGCGAACATGATCTGGTCGTAGCGATTCGGGTAGGTGAGGAACTCGTTGTGGTTCAACTTCACCATGAACGGGATCTTGTGGGCGTACTTGCGCGAGACGGCGCCCAGGGTCCCGAGCGTCGAGACGACGCAGTTGCAGCCGCCTTCGATCGCCAGCTTCACGATGTTGGCCGGGTCGAAATAGATCGGCGCCGGCGCGAAGCTCGCACCCGCCGAGTGCTCGATGCCCTGGTCGACCGGGAGGATCGAGACGTAGCCCGTGCCCCCCAGGCGGCCGGCGTTGAGGATTGTCTGGAAGTTGCGCAGCACCGAGGGCGACCGGTCGGTCTGCGACACGACGCGATCGACGAAATCCGGCCCGGGCAGGTGGAGATCCTTCTTGTTGAAGCCCTTCGCTTCGTAGCTCAGAAGCGCTTCGGCCTCGGCTCCCAGGAGCTCATAGGCCTTGGTGGTAGCTGCGGTCGTCATGTTCGTCGATTCCTCGATGTTCGGCGGTCTATCGCGCACGGGCGGAGGCGTCGTCCTGTGCCCGTCCAGACAGTATATCGTCCGCCGCCCGGTGGCCGCTGACGACGGCGCTCTCGATGGTCGCGGGCAGTCCGGTGTCCACCCAGTCGCCGGCCAGGAACAGGCCTGCCACCGCCGTCCGCGTGCCCGGCCGAGCCGGCTGTCCGGGGGCCAGCGAGAACGACGCCTGCGGCTCGCGCACGACTGTGGCGCGCCCCAGCGTTGCGGCGGCCGCCTCGGGCACGGCCTCGCGCAGCTCGCGCCAGGCCAGCGCGATCAGCTCGTGGTTCGACTGGCGCAACACCGCCTCCGCGCCGCTCGAGACCAGCGACAGGTGGCCGGCCTTTGGCAACGACTCCGGAGTCGATGCCGGGATCCGCCCCATCGACGCCGGAGTCGTTCCGGTTCGGCGAATCTGCGATGTGTCGAAGACCCACTGCATCGTGCGGCCGGGCAAGCCGACGAAGGCGGCCGGCAGGATCTGGCGATCGAGCCAGAGGTTCACGGTCACGATCGGGGACGCGGCGGTTCCGGCCGCGGCGGCGATCAGCGGCGCGAGGGCGCCGTCGGGATCCTGAATCAGGCCGGGCAAGCCAAACCACGGCACGGCGACCACGACCGCGCCCGGCTGCGGCAGGGCGTCCCCGCGGACGCTCACGGTCTCGACCCGCCCGCCGCGGACCGCGACCCGCGCCAGCGCGTTGACGCGGACCTCGCCGCCCTGGCTCTCGATGAACGTCCGCGCCGGCTCGGCGTACATCTCATCGAGCGGCGTCGCGGTCATCCCGAGCGCGGCGTCGCGCGGCGCCCCTGTAAACATCCGTGCAAGCACGCGCACAAATGGTGCGGCGAGCGCCTGGTCGATGCCCTGATTGAGCGCCGCGACGGCGAGCGGCTCCCAGAGCATCTCGACCATCCGCGGCGTCTGGCGGAGACGCGCCAGCCAGGCGGCGACCGTCTCGGTCGGCGGCGGGGGCGCAGCACCGGGCTTCAGCGCGCCTCCGAGCTTCGCGAGGGGCAGCCGATCGCGCCAGCCCACGCCGGACCAGCGCGCGACCCCGGCAGCCAGGTGCCAGGGGGCCGCCAGCCGCGGACACCGCAGCCGCGACCGCGTCCCGTCGCGATCGATGAACGCCACCTCGAGGCTGTCCTGCAGCGCGACGCGATCGCGGGCGCCGATGGCGTCCAGGAAGCGGAAGGTCTCGTGGTAGCAACCAGCGAGGACGTGCTGGCCGTTGTCGACGCGGTAGCCGGTCTCGCGATCGTCGAATGCGGTCGCGCGCCCGCCGAGGCGGCCGCGCGCTTCGAGGACGAGGACGCGTCGCCCGGCGGCCGCCAGGCGAACGGCCGCCGACAGGCCGGCGAACCCGGCGCCGACGACGATGATGTCGGACGCGCCGTTCGACACTAGGAGCCCGCGGTGAAACGCCCACGGCATTCGACGGCCGTGGCATCCCGCCGCTCGGCGTTGCTCATCGCTCGAATGTGCCCAACATTCTCACTCTTCGCGCCTTGATCGGCGGGCGCCTCGGCCGTCTCGGTGCTTCGCGGGCGTTCCACCACGGGCTCCTACATCGGGCCGCCGAAGCGGCGGCTGACCTCGCGCGACACCTCGGCGAAGGCTTCCTTGACGCGGAACGTCATCCGCGTCCATATCGTGAGCGCGATCCAGGCGCGGCGCGGCCGCGACACGCGGACCGTCTCCCCGAACACGTCGAAGTCGCGGCGCTCGATTTCGGCCAGGATCGCCTGGTAGATCCCGGACATGATCTCGGCCGCGATCAGGCGGCGCGACTCGTCGGGCGGGATGGCGCGGGTGGCGCGGCCGTAGTAGTCGCGCGCCCGGACCCCCTGCGCCCGCAGCAGCGACCGTACGTTCGGCGACGCGGTGTCGCTGACCAGCATGTCCTCGGTCACGCCGAACCGCGCCATGTCGTCTAAGGGAAGATAGACGCGGCCCAGCGTCAGGTCCTTCTTCACGTCGCGCAGGATGTTGGTGAGTTGCAGCGCCAGCCCGAGATCCGTCGCGTAGTCGCGCGACTGGGCGTCCTGGCAGCCGAAGATCTGGACGCAGACGATGCCGACGGTCGAGGCGACGCGGTAGCAGTATTGATACAGCTCCGCGAAGTTCTTGAACCGGCGGTGGCCGATGTCCATGGCGACGCCGTCGACGAGATCCGTGAGCGGACCGCGCGGCAGGTCGAACTGGCGGATGAACGGCAGCAGGGCGCGTCCCTGCGGCGTCTGCGGTGTGGACGACGGGTCGTCGTCCGCGGCGAAGCAGCGTGCGATCTCGCGGCGCCACTCGTCGAGCCGGGCGTGGGCGGCAGCGCGATCGGCCTCGGTCTCGACCCGCGCCTCGTCCACCGCGTCGTCGACGGCGCGGCAGAAGTCCCAGACCGCGACGATCGCCTGGCGGCGTACCGGGCTCAGGACGAGGAACGAGTAGTAGAAGTTGGTGTCGCGGGCCATGTCCCTTGGATCCGCAATTCTACCGCCCGCGCCAGCGGATGGCGCGCCAGAGCAGCGCGGGCACGTCGCCGGCGCCCAGCGTCGGGCGGGACTCCAGCGGGTTACGGCCCGGCGCCGCCGCGCGGTCGAGAATCCGCACGCCGCCGAGCCAGGTCACCCGGAGCTCCAGGCGCAGCCGTCCAGGGACCAGATCGGCGACGGGCCGGCCCTGGTCGAAGAGGAAGCGCGTCCGTCGTACGACCTCGTCGAGCGATTCGCGCCAGGCTTCGGTCCAGACGCCCCCGGCGAGATCGCCTTCCTGGGCCCGCCGCCGGCCGCTGACTTCGGCGGGCAGATAGATCCGACCGCGGCGGTAGTCGACGCCGAAGTCCTGCCAGAAGTTGGCCAGCTGCAGGGCCGTGCACAGGCCATCCGATGCCTGCTCGACGTCGCGGCCGCGATGACCGGCGATGCCGAGGACGAGGCGTCCGACCGGGTTCGCCGAGCGGCGGCAGTAGTCGAGGACGCCGGCCCACTCGGCGTAGCGCCGCGTCTCGACGTCCTGCCGGAAAGCGCTCAGCAAGTCGTCGAACAGCTGGATGTCGAGCTCGCACAAGCGCCGGGTTTGGGCGACGGCAGCGAAGACGCGGTCGGACGGCTCGCTGCTCGACGGGGGAGGCGGCGGCGCGTGCAGCCGCGCCTTCCAGTCGTCGAGCAGGCGATAGCGCTCGGCCGGCGCCAGCGTGCCCTCGTCGGCGAAGTCGTCGGCCGCCCGCGCGAACGCGTAGACGGCGGCAACGTGCGGCCGCATCGCGGCCGGGAGCAGCCGCGAGGCGACCGGGAAGTTCTCGTAGTGCTCGCGCGCGATGCGCTCGCAGTGAGCGTAGGCGGCCGCGAACTCCGGGGGGACTGGCGGAGAACGACGGACCGCCGTTGGCGCGCTCAAGAGGCCGCTGCGCTCCGGCGCAAGCGCAGCATCTCGTTCCCGCCGCGCTGGAACTCGTAGGGCACGCGCACCATCTCGACCTCCGCGCCGGCCGCGCGCGCTTCCGCGACGCAGGCCTCGACGAACGGCGAGCGCGCGCCGTCCAGCGCGAGCAGCGGGAAGATCCGCGCTTCCGCCGCGATGCGGCACATCTCCCGGATCGACGCGCGGTGAAACGCCTCGTCGAACTGCGCGCTGTAGAGGAACAGCAGGTGCGAGCTGAGCGCGACGTCGAAGCTGTCATCCGCGAACGGCAGGACGGGCAGACTGGCGTCGACGTAGCGGCCCGACGCCTTGCCCGCGTCGTAGTCCTCGAGAAAGACGCGCATCGCCCGCATGCGGACCCCGCCCAGATCGTCGATCGACGCGATGCCGTGACCCCAGACGAACTGGTCGGCGTGGCGTCGGGTCTGCTCCAGCACGGTGTCGCAAGTCGCGGCGATCCGCGCCTCGATCTCGTCGCGGCTGAAGGCATACAAGGGATCGCACGAGACGACGCGGGCACCGCGGCGCGTGGCCTCGGCGTTGAAAGCCGCCGGACCATCGCCACAGCCGAGAATCCGGCGCTCGAGATCGGCGGGCGTCAGCGCGAACAGCTGCTGGTACTCGTCGAACGACCGCCCCCAGGGCACCACCTTGTCGAGCGTGAACATGGCCTGCCTTCCCGCGGCGGCGCTAGCAGCCCGTCAATCCCGCCGCTCCATGAGATCGGCCATCATCACCGACGCCGGATCCCCGGGAATTCACTGGCCGTCGTTTTACAACGTCGTGACTGGGAAAACCCTGGCGTTACCCAACTTAATCGCCTTGCAGCACATCCCCCTTTCGCCAGCTGGCGTAATAGCGAAGAGGCCCGCACCGATCGCCCTTCCCAACAGTTGCGCAGCCTGAATGGCGAATG